>Ga0155095_102_pt1 | contig 38051 bp, 38 predicted proteins | sample RifCSPhighO2_01_FD_106063 | JGI IMG/M metagenome (GOLD analysis project Ga0155095, IMG submission 106063) | Candidatus Andersenbacteria bacterium RIFCSPHIGHO2_01_FULL_46_36 | reverse complement strand
TTATAATTCTTATATTGCTATTAAAACGATTTCCTCCCCTCATATGAGGGGAGGCGACCTGCCTGCCGGACAGGCAGGGGTGGGGTCAGTACATAGCAAACAACGCACCCCCTCTCACTCCCCCTTATCCAAGGGGGAGAAATACTAAACCTATTTCGTCAGTAGAATACTGCGTTTGTACGCATCGAGGTTTTCGAGCGCTGCGCCAGTGCCTTTTACTACGCATACAAGCGGGTCATCGGCAATATAACACGGCACTTGTGTTGCTCCTGATATAAGCCGATCAATATTTTTAAGTAAAGCCCCACCACCACTTACCACAATACCTTTATCGATAATATCAGACGCAAGCTCTGGTGGCGTTTCTTGCAATACGTATTTAATTGCCTGTAATACTTCTAATAGCGGATCTCGCAAAGCCTCTGTTACTTCATGAGAAGAGATAACCGTTTCTCTCGGCAATCCACTTGCCAAGTCTCGCCCTCGCACGCTCATGGGCACACTACTTTCCTCTACAATGGCAGAGCCAATTTGTTTCTTAATTTCTTCTGCAGTGGGTTCTCCTATTACAATTCCATATCGTTTTTTAATATGCTCTGCAATGGCATGGTCGAACACATTCCCCCCTACACGCGCAGAGTGCGCCGTAACAATTCCCCCTAATGATATAACAGCGACTTCTGTAGTCCCCCCACCAATATCAACAATCATATGCCCGGAGCTCTCTCCTATTGGAATACTTGCACCAATAGCAGCAGCAACAGGCTCTTTAATGAGATACGCAGCCTTTGCACCAGCGGAAATAGTGGCATCTACAACAGCACGGCGCTCAGTACTCGTAATACCCGCAGGCACAGACACTAACACTTCCGGGCGAAGAAAACGAACAGAGGCGCCGGTTTTCTTTAATAAATACCGGAGCATTGCCTCTGTAACGCGGTAATCTGCAATCACGCCGTCTTTTAACGGCCTGTGAGCGATGATACTTTCTGGTGTGCGGCCGATCATCGCAAATGCTTCGCTCCCAATTGCAAGCACGGCGTTATCATGTTGCGACACTGCAACTACAGAAGGTTCGTTTAATACAATGCCTTTTCCAGGTACGTACATTAAGGTATTTGTAGTACCTAAATCAATCGCAATTTTCCGCGTAAGAGCCATTATTCGTGGGCAGCTATAGAAGCGCCAACTGCAGTAAGACGGTCGACAAGGTTGGCATACCCTCGTTCAATAATTTCAGCCTGGTCTATAATAGTTGTACCTTGCGCAATGAGGCCGGCCATAACAAGCGTTGCACCGGAACGAATATCGAGACTCGGAATCCGCCTTCCTACTAATGCTGTAGGCCCATTAATAATCACGCGGTGCGGGTCACAAACTACAGCGTTTGCGCCCATCTTCACTAGCTCTGCAACATGTTTAAATCGCCCTTCGTACATAGGGTCATGAATTAAACTGCTACCCGCTGCCTGAGTTGCAATAACGGCAAACGGAGCCTGCAGATCAGTTGCAATGCCCGGATACGGTAGGGCTTGGATTGCAAATGAAGAAAGCGTACTGGGTAGTACCCGCACAGAATCTCCTGAAATCGTATACTTAATACCAATATCATCGCAGCGCTTAAAAAATAGCAATAAATCCTGTACCGGGACCCCAGTAACTGTGAGCTCTGACTTTGATGCAGCTGCAAGCAAGATAAAAAATCCAGCCTCAAGCATGTCAGGGATATTCGTAAATTCAACACCGCCAAGCTGTGGAGTACCTGTAATCGTAATAGTATGAGTGCCTTCACCAACAATTTCCGCGCCCATTCCACGCAGCATCTGGCATAGCGCAATTACATGTGGCTCTGCGGCAGCTATATGAATAGTTGTTGTCCCAGGCAACGTTGCACACGCAAGTAAAAGATTTTCTGTTGCAGTAACCGAAAATTCTTTGAGCACAACAAGGCCAGCTTTCATTGATGACCCATCAACCGTAACCATATCGGCATCAGAAGTTACTTGCGCACCTAGTTGTATAAAGCCATCGAGATGAACGTCTATTGGCCGCGCTCCAATAATATCGCCGCCCGGAAGCGGCAAGCTTACAAATTTGTCTCGCCCTAACAGAGCGCCAAAAAGCAAGATTGATCCGCGCAAGAGTCCAATTGCTTCTACAGAAATACTCTTAGAGTGAATATCCGAGGCGGTAATTCGCACAACATCACCCGTATGCGATACCTGCGCCCCTAACGAAGCCAAGATAGCATTCATGCTATCCACATCCCGAATCTTAGGCATGTTAGTAAGGACAACAGTTTCTGGGGTGAGCAGCGATGCAGCCAAAAGAGGAAGAGCAGCGTTTTTAGACCCATATACGGGGATTTCTCCAGAAAGACGGGAAGGACCATGAATCTCAAGATGCATAGAGCTTAAGCGTACCGAATATGGCAAGAAGTTTCAATGAGACGTATACTCGTACAATATGAAGCTCTACATACGAAGAATACTGCTTATTATTTCCTGTGTACTATTTGCGATTGTGGCTCCGCTCATTATTTTATACGCAATGGGGTATAGGGGTGAGTTAGTTGGCGTTGCGATTATAGATGCCGCCCCTCGCAAAGCAATAGTAGAAGTAAACGGTAAACTCTACGGTACTCTCCCTCGCTCTATTCCTAACCTCCTACCAGGCCGAGTAGCTGTACGCGTTACGAAAGAAGGATATGCACCGTGGGAGAAAAAAATAGAAATTTTACCAGGAGCTGCAACGGAGCTACGGTCGATACAACTTTTGCCATCAAATATGGATCGAGATGTTCTAATCCCCCAAAGCGCATTATTTGCCCTATCGCCCACATCCAGATTACTAGCATCTGTAGACGCAAAAAATAATCTGACAATACATGATGACACAGGGGTTGCACTAACATCTCCTCTTCAACTATCGGGCAACCCGACTGCAATTTCTTGGTCGCCAAACGAAGCACATCTGCTTATTACGCATACAAAACAAACGTATGAGATTATTCAACTTGATAGAAGTGCACTACAAACTGTTTCAGCACCTGCTATGGTAGGTGGTTCATCTGTGGCCTGGGACCCCAGCACAACTGGCCGCATTTTACTCATAGATAAAAAGCGTTCCCTAATTGCATACGACATCAGAACAAAAGAAATAGAGCAAGTTGCGCAGAACATCAACGCATACGCGATCAGTGGCCGTACGCTTATATTGCAAACGATAGACAATACACTTACTTCAAAACGCATAGGGAGTACAGAAACTCAAATACACGCAAGCGACACACAGCAGGGTGCTCAAAAGATTATACCTGGATCAAATGGTGAGATTGCCTTGTTACTGGGAAATAACGAACTCACGCTCGTGACTAAACAAAAACAAATACACCACATTGCCTTTGGAGTACAGGAAGCCGCTTGGTCTCCTGATGGCACCACGCTGCTCATTCAGACCGCAGACGGAGCATTGCATACCTATGTTCCCGAAGGTGCTAATACAGGAAGCACAGCACCAGGCGAACTGCACTTAGTTGCTCGCTTATCTCGCCCCATAACCAACCCCCAATGGCTGCCAGATGGCAACCACATTCTCTACGGCGTAGACAATAATCTAATATTTTCGGAAATTGATACCCGCGACCATGCCATCACAACTACTATAGATACCGCGTATAACGCGAGCCAATATGCGGCCATTGAAGCAAACGGCCAAAGCCTTCTATATATACAAAAAGAAAAAGAGCCCCGTTCTTTGGTAAGAACGTGGCTCGTGGTTGAGGGCGACCGGTGAAATTACGATTTCTTTTCAGCCGGCAGCTCGTCTTTGGGGGCATTGGTCTTGAGAGCATTTTCTCGTTGAATGGCCTCGTAAACTTCTTGGCGATGGACGGGAACCTCTTTAGGAGCCTCGATCCCCAAACGCACCTTATCGCCGCGAATATCTACCACCGTAATGACGATGTGGTCACCAATGATGATGCTCTCGTCTCGTTGTCTCGACAGAACTAGCATGCTCAGGTCCTCCGTGGAAAGGGTGAGAACTATGCAAACATCAAATATGTCTGCATGGCGGGGGGGAAGGAACAAAAGCTACGGGAATAGCTGCGCCCATTATATGCTAAGAGAACAAGACTGTCAACCCCTATTTTACCAATATTGCTTTTTGTTCGTTTTATAGTATTCCACCATGCGGCGGATACCTTCTTTTAAAGAAACCTGGGGCCTCCACGATGTAATAGCTTCAATCTTCGATGTATCTGCAATATAGTTCCCTGTTTCATTCTTTTCGTAATGTTCTGGCCACGGAATATTTTTTCGCTCGCCACTCCCCACCTCGTGAATAACAGCATCTACCATATCTCCGAACGTTACCCGCTCATGCGTTCCAATATTATACACTTCACCTCGTTTTCCATGCTGTGTTAACTCGAGAAATGCATCTACAATGTCATCAATATATAAATAGTCCCGCTCTTGCGACCCGTCTCCGTATACGGTAATTGCCTTCCCTTCCATTGCCTGCCGCACAAACCAGCCTACAATCGAATATTTATTATGCTTCATTTGCTGGCGTGGACCATATGGATTTGGAATACGCAGAGAAACAGTATCCATACCAAATGTATGTGTGTAATACTGGCAATATTTTTCACCAAGCAGCTTATGAATCCCGTACATTGAGAGTGGCTGCGTAGGATGCGTTTCTGATACCGGAGTAGTTAAAATCTTTCCGTATACAAGTCGAGAGGAGGAAAACAGGATACGTGCATGTGGCGCCTCGGTACGTACTGCTTCTAATACCGTAAGGCATCCTTTGCCATTCATATCCAAATCCAAAAATGGCTTTTCTTTTGAATCAATATAACTTACTTGGCCTGCAAAGTGATATACAACATCCTTCCCACGAACAAGTGAGTGCATCAAATCTGCATCTAGAATATCTCCTTGCACGTAGGTAACAGAATCGCGAATGTCATCCAGGTTAAAAAGGTTGCCGCCATACAGAGGAAGCATCGCATCCAAAATACTAACATTAGCCCCAAGCGCAACAAGTTTGCGGGCAAGGCTACTACCCAAAAAGCCGGCCCCGCCTGTAATAAGAATGTTTTTGCTTTTAAGTGCGTGATCCATATTTCTCGATTAGCTCATTATACTTGCCCATAATATTTTTCCAATCATACGCAAGTGCAAGTTCGCGGCTCTTATTACCCATTCGGCGGCGCAGCTGCGCATCTTCTAAAAGGGCTACCATTCTATCTGCAAGCAAACGCACATCATCTCCGAGAATAAGGAACCCATTTTCGCCCTCATGCACAATTTCGTTATTCCCCCCTACATCGCTTGCGATAATAGGCAAACCGCACCCCATAGCTTCCAGTATCACACTCGGCATACCTTCTGATAGCGACGTAAGTACAAAAATATCAGCATACTGATACGACTTCTCCAGCTTGTCGTACGGAACCATTCCCACATAGCGAATAAGGTCGCTCACATGCAGCTCTTCAGCCAATGTATCAAGTTCGCTGCGATGCGCCCCAGTGCCTACAACCTCAACTTCAAATGGAACCGAGACACGTTTACGCACTTCCGGTAACGCCTGCACTACACGATGAAACCCTTTGCGAGGAATAAGACGACCAATAAATAAAATCTTTACCTTGGGGCTTGCAGAACGTTCAATCGGTGTAAATCGGTCCGTTTCCACACCATTTGGTATTGTTAAAAATTCACTCGTAGGGTCAGCCTTGCGCCCTAGCAACTCCAATTCTTTCGAACACACTGATCTAAATGAAGCCTTTTTCCAAATCATTTTAAGTAGAGGAGTAATAATGGGGTATATAACCCTGAATCGAGATGGATTCGCATTTGGAATATCTGAACCGCCAAAATACACGCCATACGGAACGTGGAATATACCCGATAAAAGCCATGCAGAAAACCCTGCAGGAACTGCGAAGAATGCAAATATAAAATCAACTTTATGGCGCATCATATAGCCAGTACAAAATAACAACGCAGACACTCCAAACGTAACGAGCTCAAGCATAGAGCTATAATCTTTATACTTGCGTAGCGCCGGGATACGAATCACTGTTGCCCCATCAATGGTTTCCCTGTGAGGCAAGTCTTGATAACGAGAAGTAACTAGCGTTACGGTATGCCCCGCGTTCACTAGGTACTTAATTGCATACTTAGTAACAGTAGACCCACCCCCACCAATCGGAGGAAATTCGTTATTAATGAGCAGGAGATTCATTTAAAACCCCTTTGTATCTTTAATAGAATATGGCTTCTTTTCTGCGTAATATGTATGAGCAACAATGTCTGCAAGCACTCCCGTTAACAAAAATTGGAACCCAAGAAGTACCAGAAGTACAGCGAGCAGCGGCGTTGAGCGGCCATTGAGGCCAATAATTCGAAACAACCACAACGTACCCAATGTTCCTCCTAATAGAAACCCTGCGATGATACATACAGCTCCAATAGATCCAAAGAAGTGCATGGGTCGCGCAGAATATTGAATCCAGAATTTTACAATGAGTAAATCTAAAAACCCTTTGAGTTTTTTCTTAATAGTATAATTAGTAGATCCATATTTACGCGCATGGTGCCGAACAACCATTTCACCAACCCTAAAACCCTTCCATGCAAGCAGCGCGGTAATGTATCGATGCATCTCGCCATACAACTCCAAATCTTGAAGCGCTTCTTTTCGGTACACCTTCAAACTACAACCCTGATCATGGATCTTTTCACCCGTTACGGCGCGTCGGATCCAATTCCCAATAAAACTGCCTATCTTTAATGCGCTTGTATCTTTGCGATCTTTCCGCCACCCAGAAATAACGTCGAAATTCTCATCCCGTAATTTTTGAATCATTGCCGGAATATCTTCGGGGTCATTCTGCAAGTCAGCATCCATCACAATTACAATATCTCCCGTTGCAGCAGAAAACCCGGCAGACCAACCGGCAGTCTGCCCAAAGCTTCGGCGAAGACGAATAATTTTAACTCGAAAATCAGCGTCAGCAATACCGCTCAACGCCTCGTATGTTCCATCCGTGCTGCCATCATCAATAACAATGAGCTCCCAAGCGCCTCCCAACGCATCAAATACACGTTTCGTAGCTTCATATAGAGGAGCTATTGATTGTTCCTCATTATGCGCAGGTACGACGATACTGTAATCCATAATGTAAGGATATTACGCTATAATATATAATATGTCAATATTCACTGGCAACCTCAAGCAAGTAGTTCCCATATCCACTTTTCAGAAGTTCCTGTGCAATAGCTTGCAGCTGCGCCTTTGTAATATACCCCATTCGGTACGCCACCTCTTCAATGCAACCCACCTTTAATGCCTGCCGCTCTTCAACCACCTGCACAAAGTTGCTTGCCTGCAGCAACGATGCATGCGTGCCTGTATCCAGCCATGCTGTACCTCGGCTCAATTGAGATACTCGCAAATTACCTTGCTTCAAATATTCTAGATTTACATCCGTAATCTCATACTCTCCGCGCGCAGATGGAGATAGGTTTTTTGCAATTTCGACAACAGAATTATCGTAAAAATAAATACCCGGGACAGCGTAATGAGACTTTGGTGTTTGAGGTTTTTCTTCAATCGAAAGCACCGTGCCCGCTTCATCAAATTCTACAACTCCGTACCGCTGCGGATCTGCAACATGGTATGCAAATATCATTCCGCCCCTATGCTCTTCCACATGCGCACGTGCGTCTTTCAGTGTTTCTTGAAAATTGCTTCCGTAAAAAATATTATCTCCCAAAATGAGTGCACAAGAATCATCGCCAATAAAGTCAGCCCCCAACACAAATGCTTGAGCCAGCCCATTCGGCTTATCTTGCTGTACATACGAGAACTTCATACCGATACGAGAGCCGTCACCAAGCAAACGCTGGAAGTTTGGTAAATCATGCGGAGTTGAAATAATTAGAACATCCTGGATTCCAGCTAACATCAACGCAGAAAGCGGGTAATAAATCATCGGCTTGTCGTACACCGGCATGAGCTGCTTGCTCATAGCAAGAGTTAATGGGTAGAGCCGTGTACCTGAACCTCCTGCCAAAATAATGCCTTTCATAGAAAAAAGTATATCCCGCTATGAGGATTCTCCCAAATGCATATGAGGCTGCAAATACTCGGTAACATACTCTTTCACGGCATCTTCAAGGCGGTAATTAGCGTTGCTATCAAAACCTGCAACTGTAAGTTTTTTGATATTTGCCTGGGTAAAATACTGATACTGGTTTTTAAGGCCATCGGGCATATCAATAAATTCAATATGCTCAGGTTTTTCTAGCGCCGCAAACATTGCACGTGCCAAATCAAGCCAACTCCTTGCAACCCCCATACCAACGTTAAAGACGCCCGCAGGCTCTGGGTTGTCTAGGAAGAAGAGCGTGGCGCGCACTGCATCTTTTACATATACAAAATCACGCTTCTGCTCTCCATTGCCATACCCCTCCTTATATGACTTAAACAGGGTTATCGGCTTTCCTTCTGCCAATTCCGGGTACTTTGTTGCCACAACGCTCTTCATAGCTTCTTTGTGCCACTCGTTTGGCCCAAACACATTAAAATATCGAAGCCCTACAGCGTGGTTTAAATAGCCGCCATCTCGTGCCCAAATGTCTACTAGTAATTTTGATTTGCCATATAGGTTTAGTGGCACAAGGTCATTAAACAGGGCGTGGTCGTCATTATACCCTTGCTCTCCATTGCCATATGTTGCGGCGCTCGATGCATATATACAACGCGCATTATGATCCGCACACCATCGAATAATATCCTTGGTATATTCCACGTTGTTGTCTAGCAGGAAGTCCCAGTTTTTCTCAGTTGTAGAGCTACATGCCCCTAAATGAATAATTGCTTCAACTCCTAAATTATCCCACTCACCCGCAAGTAGCTGTGTTCTAAAATCAGCAATCCCAACCATCTGGTCATACCGTAGATGACCAATATTGTGTTCTTTCTCTTCATGGTCCACATTATCGACGATTACGACGTCATCCCGTCCTCGCTCATTCAACGCCCACACCGTGGCGCTTCCGATTAATCCTGCTCCTCCCGTTACAATAATCATGATGATTTTTTTATTTTTTCAATAATTTCAGTTGTTGATAAATTTGGACGCCGCTTCACTTGATATGGCTTTATGCCCAGCTTCTCCATAACGGGCCATTCAACCCAACCTTCTACAGGCCCATACTCTTCCCCATTTACATGGATGTGCGACTTTACCGCAGGTAAAAATGATCCGTGCGGCTCATCACTATATGAGCCTTCCATAATTGCTACATAATCGACACAGATCAAAGCTGCTAAAAGCGCTGCGCGGTTATCTTGAGGAACAATCGGCCTAGTTGGGCCTTTCTTATCACGAATAGACTCATCGGTATTAATACCGACAATTAAAACATCTCCCTGCTGTTTGGCTTCTTCCAGAAAATCTAAGTGGCCTGCTTGGAGTAAATCAAACGAACCATTCACCGTAACAATTATTTTGCCAGCTGCGCGCAGCTCTTCAGATTTTTTTGCAGCATCAGCAAGCGGAAGAATCTTATCGTACCGCCAATGGTGGACTAGCTCAGGCATGGTGATCACCCATGGTATGCAAAAGCTCTTCTGGCGTAATCCCCACCGCTCCTGCCTTACGCGCTACCGTTGCCCCTGCAGCATTCCCTATTTCCGCAGCCTCAGCCAACGTTGCTCCGGCAAGTCGAGATAATACAATCGCCACTGCGGCAGTGTCTCCGCATCCAGACGTATCAACAACATCGTCTTCATGAATATAATGAGTTGAAACGTATTCCCCGTTTCCTCCTCGCTCTTGCACATACATTCCTTCTGCCGAAAGAGTAAGAAATACAGTTGTATCGAACGATGCAGATACCATAGCAGCTAATTCGTGCGCCTTTTTACCACCCTGTTCGTGCATGTTCATACCCAAGTATTCATGTGCTTCTTTCTTATTAGGCGACATATACGTTGCACCAGTAAAATACGACGCTCTTGAAGGCTTTGCATCCACCATCATCGGAATATCGTGTTCTTTCATTGCACCCATAAGCGCATGCGCAACACGCTCAGTAATTGCACCCTTTGCGTAATCCGAAACAATGATGGCGTCTACGCTCGCAATATGTGCTTGAAATGCAGCAATCATCGCGTCTTCAACTGCAGCGTCTGGCTCTGTAATGTCTTCATGGTCTACGCGGAGCAGTTGCTGACTACCAACAACGTATCGCTTTTTTACAATGGTTGGCACCCGCACATCACGAATGAGAACAAGCTCGTACCCTTCCGCTTGCGCCGCCTTAGAAACAGCTGTAGACGCGTCGTCGTTACCAGATATACCAACACATACAACTGCGGCTCCGAGAAGTGCAGCATTTTTCGCCGTATTACCTGCTCCTCCTGTTGCATCCTCTTCTCGCTTTGCATGCAAAATAGGCACAGGGGCTTCCGGGTTTAATCGTTCCACTTTACCGTATACATATCTATCTAAAAATACATCACCCACAACCAAAATCTTTTTGCTATGGAATGCGTCCGTAATTTCTTTTGCTCTCTTAAGTGAAATATTCATACCGGGATTCTAGGGGTTTCTTCAAACGCTTCGCATATCATGTGGATTGCATGCAAGTGCAATTCTTGCATTCGTTCTGTTACTGCCTTCCCATTATGTGTTCCAGATGGGCATTCAATCGCAACATCCGCGAGATCTTTCAGCTTTCCGGTTGTGCCCGTAAGCGCAATTATCGTCATACCATTTGCACGAGCAGCATCTACAGCCTTTAAAATATTCTCAGAATTACCAGATGTGGAGAGTGCAACAAACACGTCGCCTTCACGGCCAAGCGCTTCCAGTTGTCGCGAGAAAATGGCATTAAATCCAAAATCATTTGCAATGCAGGTAATGGCGTTACTATCTGCCGTAAGCGAGATTGCTGGGTAGGGTTTGCGATCTGTACGATACCGGCCAATAAACTCCTCTGCTAAATGCTGCGCCTCTGACGCACTACCCCCATTACCGGCTACATACAGAGTATGGCCTTTTGAAAACGCCTCACGCAAATGCGCTACCGCAGACGCTACTTGCTCGTGAAAACTGCCCAAATTCCCCAGCAGATCCTGGAGTTCTTTTGTATGCTGCTCAAATAGTTTTTGCATAGATTGATACATTATACACCCCTTACATACTCTGCAAGTGCATCTTGCCAACTGCGCATAGAGGGGCCTTTTGTGTTTTGCAGAATGCTAAATGCCGGCCGTTTCGCTGGGCGAGGGAACTGCGCCGAAGATATTGGTTTTACTACAATTGCAATACTCGACGTATATTCAAAAATCTTCTGCGCAAACTCAAACCACGATGCATTACCCGTATTTACGCCATGATAAATACCAAAAGGATACGCACCTTCTAATAAAGTTCGCACATATTCTGCAAGATCTTTTGTATATGTTGGGCATCCGCGCTGGTCGCTCACCACTTGCAAATGATCCTGCTTCTGGGCAAGCTGCAGCATGGTATCAACAAAGTTCTTACCATTTGGGCCATACAACCATGCAGTGCGAACCAGATAAAAGTTACACCCGGATTCTTTTAATGCACGTTCGCCTGCCAATTTTGATTGGCCATATACGTTAATGGCAGGGCCAGGGGAATCAGCTTCTGTGTATCCGTCCTCATTAGTACCTGGGAATACATAGTCGGTACTAAAATGTACAAGCGTTGCAGAAAGTTCGCGGCAGATTAATCCCAAATTTTTTACGCCTATTTCGTTTACGGCAAACGCAGTATCGCTGTGCTCTTCTGCCCCGTCTACATTTGTATATGCGGCTGCGTTTATAACGTGAGTTGCTCCAGCATCGCGCAATGCCTTTCGCACGCTCGTTTCATTCGTAATATCTATTTCATCCTTATCTAGCAGTATTGGGTGCTTATCTGCAAACACTACCGAAAGCATGCTGCCCAACATCCCCTTAGCCCCAACAATCACAAAGCTCATGTATTCATAGTATCATAAAATATTTCCGTACAAAAAAAGAACCGGCCGAGATTGGAAAAATCCAACCCCGCCGGTTATACGCACCGTTCACTGGTCTCGAATTACACCATCCCCCTGAAACAAAAGACTGTGATTTGGAAACCTTTTCCGCAATTCTGCAATCTCATCAGGCTGCAACGCATTAAGAACCTCTTGTCGCAACAAGTAGCCCACAGTTGCATCCCGCATAACCGCAAATTGCTCCATTGCCAACACATAGTTACTTAGTGCAACTGAACGATTCACGATACCCCCCCTTCTTAAAGTTTTTAGTTTTGCTAAGAACAGGCAAAATCATCCACAACTAATCATCATAAGCCTACTGTGACACTTTTGTCAAGAGTGGATATTTTTTCGTTTCCTTAATTTCTGCGATGAGCCGCTTCTTTTAGCATCGTAATATCCACTTCCTGAGTAGCCATGTTTTCAAACATAATATCGATTTTTTCTTTCATTTCAGGGATATCCTTTGTATTTTCTTCGATTGCCTTCAATGTCCACGTATGATCTTCTTTAAACGCGCCAATATATCGCTGCGTACGTTCTTCTGATTCCTTTTCCCATACAGCATGCTTTTCATCTTGCTTCTTAGTCCAATCAGCGTGCTTCTTATCCTGTTCTTTTTGCCAAATAACATGCCGCTCTTTTGCTTTTATATCCGCCTTTTCTACGGCCTCATCTATATATTTACTTATTTCATTTGCATCCATAAGATCATTCTACCACATCTTCTAACTTCGGATAACTTGCGTCGCGATCCGCAAGAATCGGATCAGTGATAGGCCAGGTAATATTAATAGTTGGATCATTCCAAATAATCCCCCGCTCATGTTCCGGAGAATATTCTCGCGAACAGTTATAAACCATTTGCGTATCATCCTCGAGCGCACAAAATCCGTGCGCAAATCCTTCGGGAATATACAGCATATTTTTAAGCTCGGATGTTAACGTTACGCCAACCCACTTTCCATATGTTGGAGAATCTTTGCGAATATCGATTGCAACATCAAATACCGCCCCTGCCGTTACGCGCACAAGCTTTGCCTGTGCCATTGGCGCCAGCTGGTAGTGCATGCCGCGCAACACACCCTTCATACTTTTGGAATAGTTTGTCTGTACAAATCGGTCCGTAATTCCTGCAGCTGCAAAATCAGAGTACTTATACATTTCGGCAAACTCTCCACGCTCATCGGGAAAGATTTTTGACTCAACAATAACGACGCCTTCTAATTCTGTTTTCTGAAATTCAAATGGCATACCTCAAGATTATTCCTCTTCTTGATGCTTCACAAGAAAATCGTCAAGCCACTGCCGAGCTTCTTCGGGCGTTAATATTGTATCATCTTGGCTTTGGTTTTCTTGATTTTGTTGCATACGTATTGCTTCTGTCGTTCCCCTCTCCCAATAGTGGGAGAGGGTTGGGGTGAGGGGCGTTCAGTTATGATTAATTTCCCCTCATCCTCGCCTTCTCCCAGAACGGGAGAAGGGATCGCTTACCTCTTAAGTAAAGTTATATACGCTTCTGGCGGAATTTCAATAGAACCCGTTGTTGCCATCCGCTTTTTTCCTTTCTTTTGCTTATCAAGCAACTTCCGTTTCCGCGTTACGTCACCTCCATACAGTTTAGCAGTCACGTCTTTACGCATTGCAGAAATAGATTCGCGAGCAACCACCTTACCGCCAATTGCAGCCTGAAGCGGAACAGCGAATAGCTGCCTCGGAATTACTTCTTTTAATTTTTCAACCGTTTTACGGCCAATTGCCTCCGCTTTATGGCGAGGAACTATAGAACACAGCGCTTCCGCAACTTCATGATTTATAAGCACAGAAAGTTTTACCACATCTGCTGGTCGCCAACCGATCATATCGTACGAAAGCGAACCGTAGCCGCTGGTAACCGATTTTAGGTGATCGTATAAGTCAACAACTAACTCGCGCAGCGGCAATTCATAATGCAGCAGTATTCTGTCAGTACCCAAGTATTCTTGAGATTTCAGCACACCTTCGTGCTGCTGCATCAACTCAAACACGGCACCCATATACTTTGCAGGAAGTAAAATATCGGCAGTAGACCATTGCTCCTGCATTTCTTGTACATGGCTTGGGTCTGGAAATGCGTCCGCCGTATGCACGCTCATATCTTTGCCACTCGTAAGCTTCACTTTATACAGCACGCTCGGCGTTGTAATCACGAGGGGAATATCAAATTCACGCTTGAGGCGTTCTTGCACAATTTCCAAATGCAACATTCCTAAAAATCCACACCGAAAGCCTTGGCCCAGAGCGTGGCTACGCTCCATATGCGAAGTTAAGCTAGCATCATTTAATTGCAGCTTGCTCATTGCTTCTCGCAATACCGGGAAATCACTCGCGTCTACCGGGTATAGGCCGGCAAATACCTTAGGCTGGGGAATTGCGTAGCCCGGCAATTGTTCAACGTTTTGTTTTTGCGTCGTCTTCGTAATAGTATCGCCCACACGCGCATCGCGAATATTTTTAAGCCCTGTTGCAATGTATCCAATCTCACCTGCCCCTATATTTTTACGCGCCGTAAACTGTGGCTTAAATACTCCTACTTCAACCACTTTGTCGTCCACATCAGTACCTAAAAACGTAATACCTTCGCCGTGCCCAATAGTCCCCTCCATAACTCGCACATACGCCACTACTCCTTTATAGTCGTCATACACCGAGTCAAAAATTAAGGCCCGAAGGCTTCCAGAAGCATCCGTTACTGCTGCAGGCAACTTTCTACATACTGCATCTAATAATTCGGGTACACCTTGCCCCGTTTTTGCAGAAATATGCATGATGTCTTCTTTCTTCACTCCAAGCAGGTCTATAATTTCTTTTGATACTCCTTCAACATCTGCAGCAGGTAAATCAATCTTATTAATAACGGGAATAATTTCCAGATTTTGCTCTAATGCAAAATATACATTAGAAACTGTTTGAGCCTGCACACCCTGCGTAGCATCAACTAGCAAAATTGCACCTTCCACAGCTTTGAGGCTTCTAGATACTTCATACTGAAAATCAACATGGCCCGGAGTATCGATCAAATTCAGAATATACCCTTTATATTCCATGCGTACGGGCTGCAGTTTAATCGTAATTCCCTTTTCACGTTCCAACTCCATAGAATCAAGCAGCTGTGCCTGCATGTTTCGCATTTCAACGGTGTGCGTTAGCTCAAGCATGCGGTCTGCCAGCGTGCTTTTACCATGATCGATATGAGCAATAATGCAGAAGTTTCTTATTTTAGGGATTTCCATAGCAATTTTGACAAAATAGCATGATATAACGCATTATTCAAGCGTTAGTGCTCTTTTTACCCAAACACCGGAGGATACTGCAATGGTAGATTTTAATCGAGACCAGGCTGTTGATCCAAGCGACAAGCTTGATCAAGCACTACAAACACTAGTCGGGGATATCTTTGACGGCACAATGGCAGAGCCGGATCCACACCACACGCTTGAATATCTTCAGGCATCGAATGAAGAGTGGCTAGCAAAAAATCATGGCACCTCGTTTGTATTCTTCCCATGCACCTCTTGTTTCATTCACAAGGTACCCGAACCGGAAGGAAGAAAGATTCGGCATACCATCCTGACAAACCTCTCTACTCGTCTCATCCACACCCTGAAGGAAAAGAGCGTTCAATTCGAAGAGATTAGATACGACTTCTTCCATCAAGGCGTTAACGGATTCAATAACGGGGAGATCTACTTGTGGCTACACAACGCCACAGTCAACGACGAAACTGCTTGTGAGATCATGATGGCTATGCGAAAGTTGATCGACGAAGAACCCATTATGATCACCTACTTCGGAAAACAGTACGAAATGAAGTTCTACGGCCAAGGATTCCGCCAACTGTAATCAAATCAAAAACGGTCAAAAACTCTAGAGCCTGACCAGCTCTTTTTTCTTTTTCCAACACCGGGTGTTGGAAAGTGCACAGAACCCCAAAAGATGAAATGAATAGATAATGAAAACAGAGAAGAGTTTAGGACAATAAACTTCCTTGTCGAGGCTCACTTGAGACAGGTCTATATTCAGTTACTTCTAAGATTTCATATATAGCACTGCTAACCTGTTGGTCTCTAATTTCTTGGCGCATCCTAAGCCTTGCTTTTAATAAATCGCGATAATGTAATTTAATCTCACCTCGCTCAATCTTGTCCAAGAATACTCTATCCTTGACTGTCGCCGTTATGACACTATCAGGGCTTCCTCCAAAACGAAATGACCAATTGCGTCCCTCCCCTTCATAACTTCCCCTTTTAGGATTAAGGGAGGCTGTAAATTCTGTCTCGTCAAATTCTGATGTTAATGTTAAATCTGCGTTTGCATAAGCAGCAAAGGCAGAAGAATCTTCTTTGGTTACAAGAACCTCGGTTTCATTAGATTTATCTTTCAAATAACTTCTTACGACGTCCACACCCGTCTTTTCAAATAAATCTTCGTACGCCCTAGGAAGATTCTGCTGAATAACTGGGTTCTGATAAAGTTTATTCACGTTACCATTCACTGTAATGGAAATATTATTTCCTCCAGTATATCGATATTCATTCGGGGCAATTTGCTCTACCGTCTTTGGAGGCTCTTTTAATCTTCGAATTAGCTCTAATAAGGTAACCCCGGAAGGAGCACTTATAAGTCCGATCCATTCTAGGGTTTCCTTTACTTGGCTAATGGCAACATCTGCTCCATCAACAAAGTCTAGAATTTGCTGAGAATGGTTTGTTGCAAAAAGAAGAATATCAACTACAAAACTCCCCTTTTCAAATGGTTTAACATTTATCGAAATTTCACGCCCAGTTGGATTTAATGTATTGTGGCCCTCCTTTATTAAGTAGCCCAATGATAATAATATCGGCGCAAGCTCAAAGACATTAATTCCTTTATCAACTACACTACCTTCAAATTTATAAATCAAATCTAACTTCTTTTCTGACATACGAAGGTTCATTAACTAACATTATAACACAGATATATAACCTAAGAAGAAATCTGAAGATATCATACTGACCTCTATAGGGCAATGGCTTAGCTAGATTTTATATCCCACTGCCTGAGTTCTTCTATGAGGTCTTGAAAACCTTTTTCAATTTCGTCTAATGACATCCTCGATGCCTTAGGAGGTTCTGCCTTCTTCTGATTTTCCAAGAGGTCATCCATACAATACAGTATACCCTATTCCATCAACCCGGAAAATCGGGAGGTTTCGGTGCCGCCAGATAACTTAAACTTACGAGGAATATATTTTTTCACAATAGCAAGCTCTTCACTCTTGAGCGCCATACAGACAACGATGTATGTAATAAGTCCACCTGCAAACACACCAACAAGCTTTATCGCAATACCTATAAACGTATGCGTATCTACTGCAGAACCAATGGGAGTTTTAAGTACTTGAGCGACTCCAGCCGCTGCAAGCGTTGCTATAACAATCTTAAGCATGCTTGTAAGTACCGCCTTATCATCAAAGCCATCCAGCTGATGATGCAATATCCCCAAGAGGGCCGCGAGCTGCACAATACTTGAGATGGAAAAAGCCAGCGCTAGCCCTGCAACCCCCATCATAGTAGCAAGAGGAAAGGCAAGAAGGATGTTAACAATAATACTGATAATAGATACTACAACAGGAATCTTCGTATTTTGCTGCGCATAGAATGCACGCGTTAGCAAGGGAATAGTAGCTTGCGCAAAAATACTAATAACCAAGAATCCAAATGTTTCGAACGTGATACCAGTATCGTCCCAGTCAAACACCCCATCTCCGAATAGGACACGAATAATCTCGGCGCGTAGCAAGTAAAACAACGCGGATATGGGAATCACAAAGAACATAATGTATCGAAACGACTTGGTCAGTGTTTGGCGAAACTCTTTGTGTTGTTTTTTTGCCGCAAACTCCGCAAGCGTCGGGAATGCGGCTTGCGCAAATGCGATTCCAAAAATTCCGATGGGAATATACTGCGCGTTATTAGCCAAATGAAACGCCGCAATACTTCCTGCAAGTAGCGTAGAGCCGATAATAGTGACGATCAAAAGATTTGCTTGCTGCGCAGCAAGGCCAAACATGCGCGGTAGCATCATCCGCCATAATTGGCGAATGTCTTCCTTCGAAGAAATAAACACTGCTTGCCAGCGGAACCCGACTTTTATAACACTCGGAAGTTGAATTCCCGCATGTAACAGAGCCCCTACTACTACGCCCCACCCAATACCAGAAATACCTATTAAAGGCACAAGATACAGTGCGCCAGCAATAATACCCAGGTTGTAGAGGATAGGCGCAAGCGCATACGCTACAAATCGCTTATGCGAATTCAAGACTCCTGAAAAGACAAAACTTGCGGCAAGCAAAATCGGCTGTAATGCCATGATGCGCGATAAGTGAATGGTAAGCGCCAACTTTTCCCCGGTAAACCCAGGGGCAATAAGCGGCATGATCCAAGGCGCGAATATCGCAAACACCAAGCTAAGCACTCCCACCCCAAGGCACACGAGATTAAATAGTGATAACGCAAACCGATATGCTTCTTCGCGCCCATTCTTTTTCAAAACAAGCTTCTCTGTAAACATCGGAATAAATGCTGCGGAAAGCGCGCCAATAACTACCAGGTTAAAGATAAGGTCTGGAATTCTGAATGCTGCCAAGAACGCATCAAAGGTATCGCCAGCCCCGAATACAGATGTAAACGTACGATCTCGAAGCAACCCCACAATTCTGCTCACAAACGAAGAAGCCCCTACTATAAGAGCTGCTGAAACAATAGAGCCGTTACCAATCACCTTATTCATATCTACTTCCGTTCAAACACAATGCCAGGCAATACATCGCTCGTCAATTGCCCTCGATACACAAGCGCTGAATCCGATTCGCGAGTAATTCCTGATGCAGGAATCGTATGCACAATCTTCATAGTATCTGGCACCTGCATAGATGCACGCACTGCTGTACGACGCTGCCCCGGCTGCTTAAACATAGCCATTGAGTACGATGCCGCAGGATGCAGATAAGAGGGCATGGTAACCGCATCAGGAATACGGTAGTGCGTAAGCGTAACCGAAGTTTCGCCAGGGCGTGTTACAATCCAGTTCGCAAAGAACGTATACCCAGATTCACTTCCAATAACGGCACCATTGGGTGATCGATGCTGCGATAATTGCCAGTTAGCAATATCAGCATCTGCTTTCAACGGAATATCACTTGGCGCAATAATAGGGCGCGGAACATCAGACTCAGCGGTAAATCCTTTTGATTCTAAGAGAATTGCTCCTTTTGGTACCAGCATTCTTTGGTATATCGTATTAATCTTGAACGCGGGGTTCTCACCTTCCGGGTATGGATACGCAAGACTTTCATCCGGCCCCTTATGAGTACGCCTTACTGTAACCACAACATCGGCGTCCCCTTGCTCTGTAATAGTTGTCCTGTAATCTATTTCCTGTTCTATGAACTGGTCGCTTTTATGCCCTCCAATATTCGCGTTATTCACCATTAAGAATCCTGAAGCGTCAACGGATAGTGTACCTGCCCACCCTAGCCGATCCGCCTGCTTCTGAACATTCTCATCTTTAAAATAGAAAAGGAGATCTTTTTCTGCGAGCGACTTCGTAAACGCACCAAGGGTCTGCAACTGCATTCCCGCATTTCCATCCGGAGAAGACGCAAATAGTTTCGTAAGAAGAATCGGAGTTAAATCAGAAAGAAATTGCTTTGGCTTATTCAAACTTTTGTCATAATCGTACGTTACTTCCCCTTGCGTTACCTCTACAAAATTTTCTGCCGATACTACATTTGCATACCCTGGCACTTCAATAGGGCCTGTTACCGCAAGGAGATTACGAATAACAGTAGGTGTCATCAATACAACGCCATCGACAGTAGGGCCGCCCTCTTTTTCAAACAATTGCGCTGCTTTTTGCGCACTCTTGGAAAAATCTACAAACCAATTGGAATCTCGAAGATACCACCGAGAAACAATCGGCAATAGCGGATTGGGCGGAGCTAAGAACTCTTTCAACTGGCCGTCTCCGTCATACACACTATGAACGTCGATGTTTTCAACTCTTCCGCGATCGATATTAACAAGACCTACAGTCCCAATAAATCCTCCCACTGGTCGCATTTCATCGTTATTTGCAAACAGGAATAGATACTGCCGATCACGCTCTGCACCCAGCAACGTAAGAAATGTCTCACTCTCGCTATGAAGTGTATGCACTGCGTTACGTGCACGGGGAATAATCGTCTGCAGCTTCTCAATTTGATCTTGAAATTCAGGGGGCAGGAATGTTCCCGAAATGCCTTTAATTGTTTCAGCAGCCGTATCAAGCTCGGCTTGTGCCAATGCGAGCTCTGGACGAGATGCAGTAATTGCATCCGTAAGCGTCTTGTTTTGCGTTTTTTCGAAAAACGGCTTCATTGCCCGTGAAGTATGTTCCCCTGCCTTCGCAAGCGCGCTCCCCACTTCAAGCATATCTTGCCCCGCACGCACTGTTCCGGTAAGGTCAAGTACTGCCAAAACATGTTTTGATGCCGCAAGCGCTTGGTCCATTTCTTTCTGAGCAGTTGTTAATTCTTGAAACGCCGACTGAAATGACTGTTCTCCCGTTGTGGTATCCGTATGCGCAAGTGCAGCCTGAGCTGTTGTAACATCGGCAAATGCTTTTGCTGTGCGTTGCTGCAGCGATGCAACCACTGCGGTTCCGCGGCCAGCACCTTGTAAACTCCAAATGCCAACCAAAATAACCGCACACCCTATAAGCAGGAGCACTGCGCCAGAAACACTGCTTCGTATTCCTCGCACACTCCAAACAGATACAGAAAATGGCAACGAAACTTGTGCGGCAGTGACTTCGTCGCTCCCCTCGCCCCTGACGGGGAGAGGGTTAGGGTGAGGGGAACGCGGCGCAAACTCATACGCAATATCCCGTTCGGCAAAGATAGGTTCAGGCATTTTTGGAATGATCGTCTTGGTGTGTTTTTTTGGAACAATGCGCAGTTTTCTCCTCCCCTTTTCAAGGGGAGGGTGGGTGGGGTGCGGTAGTGCGTTATTTCTTCCACCCCCTCTAACTCCCCCTTGAAAAGGGGGAGCACCATATGGCGGCAATGTTATGCGAACTTTCGGCGCTGTATCGCGCATCGTATCCCCTGTGTGCTGCTCAGGTTTTGTATGAAAAAAATGATGCGTCGGAAGAGCTATTCCGACAGCTCGCGTTTCGGGTTTTCGTTTTTCGATATTCCAAACTTTCGGAGTTGTAATGTTCTTTCGCTCAAATCGAACAATCGCTTGTCGTTGATGTTTTTTCTTCCGATCCTTTGCAAGCTGTGCGGCAACAGGACGACGCAGACGCGCAGGGAGTTTCCAGTCTACGCGAACAGGCTCCTTTTTCTTTGAAGGAAGGACGTCTAGCACACCTTTATTGTAACGCTGTTTCGTATATTCGTATATGCTGCTGAGCGGTTATTTCCCACCGATATTCCCGCGATTTAGCCAGGCCGTTTGCAACGAGCCTTCCAGCGTATTCAGGATCTGCCAACACCGCGATAATGCCTCGTGATATATCCTCTACCGATTCAGGATTTATGTACTCAGCAGCATCTTGCAGAAGCTCCGGCATGCTAGAAACATTTGATATTACAACAGGCGTACCGCACGCAGCTGCTTCTAATGGCGGTAACCCAAAACCTTCGTATAGGCTCGGAAGTACCAAGAGACTTGCATTCGCATAGAGCACAGGAAGAAGCGAGGCAGGTACGAAGCCGGGGAATATCACGTTCTTTTCTAGCCCATGCTCTTGTACGTACTGCAAAAGATTGCTATAGCCGGGTACGGGCTTGCCGGTAATCACTAATTGCATTTCAGGATACTGTGCTCGAACAACTTCAAATGCTTGTAATAAACGTACAAGATTCTTATGGCTCATCCATACGCCCACATACAATACGTATGGTTTATCTGTTCCTAGTAAAAGCCGCAGTTTTTGATTCAATAACGGCGTAACGGGTGTAAGAAATTCCGGATCAATTCCTTCATGAATAACGGCGATGTTTTTAGGCAACGTAATCGGCAAATGCTTCATGTCATCAAGAGTTGTTTTTGATACAGCTATTAGCGTACGAGCGCGCTTCACTGCATGAGCGAATACTGCTTCATATGCAATCTGCTGAAAGAGCGACTGGCTCTTTTGCCCAGGAAAAATAAAACGAGTGATGTCGTGAATTGTTACCACATACGGCCTTCGATATAGCAAAGGGACATTGAAATGCGTAAAATGAACAAGGTCGATATCTAAGCGATTAAGCTGCAGCAAAAATTTTGTTTGTTCTTTTAGGGAATAATACGAAGGCTCAACGCCAACGTACTTAAACCCTAAGGGTTTAAGTTGGTCTAAATCGCCCAATTCTCGCATTATATCACCCTCTCGTCCTTCAGGTACAAGTAATGTAAATTCATGTCCATGCGAATCTTTTGCAAATTCATGAACAATATTCCGAATATAGCGGCCTATCCCAGTCCACCAAAACGCTCTCGCATCAATTGCAATTCGCATAGAAAAATAGTAGCACAGTTGAGCTCCCCTCGCCCCGGACGGGGAGAGGGTTGGGGTGAGGGGAAAAGACGGCAAGCGCCTTTGATTTCACCCTCATCCTCGCCTTCTCCCTATCGGAGGGAGAAGGGATTACGCCACATTTTCAAGGACTTTTACTGTCTGCTGGGCTGCTTTCTCCCACGAATATTTTTCGCGGATTGCCGCACGGACGCTTTCTGGCACTCGGGTCGGAGTTAGTAACATTTCTTGCAACACAGAGGCTAGTTGCGGCGTATTATACGGATCTATCATGGTTGCCCACTCGCCTACCACTTCAGGAAGCGAAGAGTTAAACGATACTACTGCGGGCGTTCCTGCAATCATTGCTTCTAATGGCGGAAAGCCAAAGCCTTCATAGAAACTCGGATACACAAACAAATCGGCTGCGGCATATAACGCGGATTTTTCTGCTTCATCCACAAACCCCATGCTATGGATTCGATCTGCATACGCAGAAGATGCGATACTCTTTGCAAGCTGTGCCGTCTTCCACCCGCGCTCTCCTGCAATCACAAGATGATGCGGAACGGTATGTGCAATTGCAGTATATGCGTCAATCACGCCCGCAATATTCTTCCTCGGTTCCTGAGTCCCTACAAATAATAAACACTTCTCTGGCAAAGCATGCACGCGCTTTATTCGCTGTACATCGATAGGAGAAACGGTGAAGCTAGAAACACCCGAATATATAACACTGATTTTTTTCGAATCAATACCGTACATTTGCACAACATCATCTTTCGTGTGCTCAGATACGGCAATAATGCGGTCTGAATTTTGGAGCAGAAGCTGAGGCCTCATAAGAGTATGCCACATGCGCCGCTTCATTGTTAAAAATTCAGGAAATCGCTCAAATGAAAGATCATGAACGGTTGTAACGAGCGGAACGCCATACGAAAGCGGAGCAAGCCGAGGGTTTGGAACAAAGACTACATCTGGCGTTACAGGCAGCATCCGATCCCACTTCGGATTATTGAGAAGAAGTTGCGATGTGTTAAAGATTTTATTCGGATACCGAAAGGCATGAAGAACAACATTCTCTCGAAACTTCGGAAGTGTGACTTTCTTGGCCGAATTATAAAATAAGTGATACGTATGGGAAGCCGCAATGCGTGAAAGCGCATCAATAATGCGTATAGTGTATTCTTCTACGCCACTGTGCCTACCCTCCATCAGCGAGCGGACATCTATGGCAATATGCATACTATCTAAAAAAGAGTATCCATAGTATTTGGGAAACAAGCGCAAACACAAACACTACAAGCGTAATAGGAAACGGAGCAACGCGACTCATCCCCGTCCATGGCCCAGATAGCGTAGAGCGAAAGGAAACTGCGGGCGTCCCTGCTGTATTCTGCTCTTCAATAAAGGGTGGGATAATTTGTGTAATACCCTTAGCCACAGCTTCCGCAGCCTGCCTTGATGAGTCAGAAACTGTAATATTCACGAGGCCAGGAGCCGCTTTTACGGAACGCACATGCTTTGTAAGATTAATCGCATCGTACGTAGGAATTTGGATATCTGCTGCCTTGTAAGCCTGGGCAATTATGTGAGGCTCTGCTACCCATGCGGCAAGCGTTGCCGTAAACAGGTCTGTTGCAGACAGTGCATAATACCCATCATAGCGAAATTGGGGACTTGCCTCTCGCTCTTGTTGAGATACTACATAGGACAAATGCACGTCATATGAGACGGGTATCTTGAGTGCCATGCCGTAGGCAATAAGCGCAAGAATAAAACTTGCAACGAGAATACGAGGCGTAGTAGAACTCAGTATTTCAAATACATCATCTCTCATATCGTTTTTAGTATGCCTCTTTTTTTTGCTGTTTCGCAAATGAGGCCCACTGAGCGCTCACCTCATGTTGTATTTCACGAATAAATCGCTCTTGAGAAAATTGCTCTGCGTGAGTTCGAATACGTGCCTTATCCCACTGCGTAGCTTCAAATACCTTGATTGCAGACACGAGACTTGGAACATCTTGATCCTGAAAAAACAATCCTGTTACGCCATCTTTAATTGTTTCCAGAGCACCCCCTGCACCATACGCAATTGTTGGAACCCCACTTGCCGCGGCCTCTAGTGGGGTAATCCCAAAATCTTCCTCTTGGGGAAACAGGAGAGCCTTTGCGTTTCTGTAAAGCGCAGGAAGGTCTTCATCGGAAACAAACCCTAAAAATTCTACGCTTGAATCTGCACGCGCTTGTAATTGCTCCAGCTCCGGCCCCGTTCCTGCAATTTTTAACGGAATGCCTAATTGATTTGCCGCACGAATCGCGAGATCAACACGCTTGTATGGGACAAGACGAGACACGACTAAATAATATGAACCCTCAGATCCAGATGGCGAAAATCGATCCACATCAACTGGCGGGTACACCACAGTAGACGCACGCCCGTAGTATTTCTGTATTCGCTTCATAACATAGTGCGACAACGTGATGTATGAATGCACTCGTTGGGAGGCGGCCCAGTCCCATATACGCATATATGAAATTGCAGCAGGTGCAAATTTTTGAAACAGTGTACTCGAAGAAAAATCACGTACGTACTTATGGCTTCCATCCCACGCATACCTTGTGGGAGTCATGCAGTATGAAATATGCAATGTACCCGGGGGTACAAGCACGCCCTTTCCAAAACTATGAGCGTTGGAAAGGACCACATCAAACGAAGATAAATCAAACTGCTCTATCGCCAGCGGCATGAGCGCCAGCGGAAGATATCGGTGAGATCTGCGCGCACCGGGAAATTTCTGCAAGAAGGAGGTACGAATGCGGCGAGGATCAATCGGAAGAGTAACAGCGTGCGCATCATGCACTAACGTAAAAATAGGGGCATCGGGAAATGCCTCTGCCAGTGCTGCAAGCACACGTTCCCCACCCCCCATATGCGTTAAATAGTCATGAACAATGGCAACTCGCATGGGCTCTATACTGCATTCTTGTCGCGGAATAAAATGCCAATTGTTTTCATAAGTAAAATAATATCCAGCCACATCGACCAGTTTTCAATGTATGCAATATCGAGCTTTGCCTCTTCTTCAAATGCTAACCCTGCATTACCTGAAACCTGCGCCATGCCAGACATGCCCGGCTTAATTGTAAACAGTTTTCGATGATGTTTGTTATACAACGCAACCTCTTCCGGCAAATGCGGGCGAGGCCCTAACAAACTCATTTCGCCACGCAATACGTTAAACAACTGTGGAAGCTCATCAATTCTCCACTTCCGAATAAAGCGTCCAACACTGGTAATACGAGGGTCGTTGCGCATTTTAAACAACGGCCCGGTGCGCTCGTTCGCTTTACCTTTTAGCTCCTGATACTTTTGCTGTGCCGGCAATCCACCATAGCGAGGGCCAACACAATATTCCGAATACATGCTCCTAAACTTAAGTATTTCGAACGGAACCATGTTTCTGCCTGCACGAATCTGACGATACAATATTGGACCAGAAGAATTTTTTCGTATCATGCACACCGTTGCCACAAGCAAGGGTGACAAGAAAATAATACCAAGAAATGAACCCACCACATCAAGTACTCGTTTTGTAATTCTTCCCCATCCATCGAGAGGGGTACGTGAAAGTTCAAGCACAGGCACCGATCCAATCTGTCGATACTGAACGTTCATAGCATGCGTCTCAAAAATATTCGGTACATACCGATACTCTATTTTGTACTGTTCGGAAAAATCGAGAAGGACCAGATTATCTACATCGGTAAGCGTGGGATTTGTTTGTATAATTTCATCAATGCCATGGCGATTATACACCTGCTGTAGCGGTTCCCATGCGATCGTGTCTAACTGAGCCACTACCACATACCCCAACTCCCGTTTCCGCGCAAAAATCTTCGTAAGCTCTGCTGCAAACGGCCCATTGCCCGCTAGCACAACTCGATGCACGCCCATTCCCCGACGCAGCAATACGTGCTGTATTTCACGCACGAGCATCCGCCCAATAGATACAAACACAAATGCAAATACATATGCAGTAATAATGATAAAACGGGACTGAAATAGCTCTGCGCTTAAGAAGATGTATAAAATAACGAGCATAATCCCGATAGAAATTCCGGAAAAGATCTGCGTAACTTCGTCCAACACTTTTCGCGTAACACGCATTGCATATAATCCATGAATTGCAAATAATCCAATAATCACAAGTGCAACAATAGCGGAAAGCTGCATGTATTCCGCAAATGGCAAATCAAATTCGAACACGGCTGGGCGCACCCCCTGAGCAACATTACTTAAACGAAGGTAGTACGCAGCAGCGCTTGCAAACAGGAGCGCAACAAAATCTATAGGCACAAGAATAGCTCCAAAAAACAGCTCAGACCGTTTCATGTCCTATAGTGTACGCCACTGTTTTGAATTGACAAATGCGTTATTTTTCGTATCATTTGATACGCAGATGGATGGACAATCGCCCTTAGGGGAGGAAAGTCCGGACACTAAAAAAGGGTGGCAGGTAACGCCTGCCGGGCGCAAGCCCAGGGATCAGTGCAACAGAAACATACCGCCTTCGGGTAAGGGTGAAATCGTGAGGTAAGAGCTCACGCGGATTGGCAGTAATGCCAGTACGGTGAAAACCCCACCTGGTGCAACCTCAAACAATGGTAGAGGGCAAAGAAACCAGCAGCAATGTTGGTTCAAGATAGATGATTGTCTTCAATGACAGAATCCGGCTTACAGTCCATCTGCAACTAAAATATCCCACTTCATGTGGGATATTTTAGTTGCTTTGCTCGTCTAACGCCTCATTCACCAATTTATCTGCCGCAGCGTTTTTGGCCCTTGGCACATGTTCGAATGATATAGAACGAAACTTCGGAAGCAGCTTTTTAATATCTGCTAATAAAAGTTTTAACTCTTCATTTTTTACTCGGTACTCTCCCCGCACCTGCTTCACCACAAGCTCGCTATCTAAATAGCACATCAAATCTTCCACGCCTTCCTTCTTTGCCCGAGTTATTCCAGCTAAAAGCGCACGGTACTCCGCTTGGTTATTCGTCCCCTTCCCAATATATTCCTTGTACAAAATAGCGGCATTGCCTATACCGCTTAATACAAAGCCAATAGCAGCAGGGCCAGGGTTGCCCCGGGCCCCGCCATCGGTGAATAATGTGGCACGTTTCATAAGGTATTGCTTACCCTTCGATCCGACTCAGGGTAAATCCCACGGGGATTTAGCAACACTTACAGCGACCCTTGTTCAATTTCGTAAACCCAATGGCAGCCAAGAGAATCGGCCAAATAACCGAGAGCGCTCCGTCACTAATCAGTACATCCCACGCATTCAACAAGAACGCAAGCGCAATTAATATAACAAAGACTGGTACCGCTTTATGGTGAGGGCAATTACATCCCTTTCCGTCTCCACAATTACAAGACCCAGCACCACCTGCACAAGAGCAAGAACTTGATCCGCAATGATCGCACTTTTTTTCTTCGGTTGCATTTTCCATATAATAGTATTAGTTATAAATGAAACAATGTGTTTAGTATATCCCGAACAGTAAAGTTCATCAACCGCTCGTAAAACACATCCCATGAGCCCTTCTTGCACTGTGACATAAGCGCAGAAATATCATCTGCAGCAAGGCTTTTTGCCTGTATATTTTTCTCATTCACCTTGTAATGCATAACCGCGCGAGGATCTTGAACATGCCCAATCCCAAGTGCATGGCCTAGCTCATGCGTGAGCACTACTACCAAATCGTTATTTTTCACAAACTCATAAATCGTAATTGCATTCCCCGTATATTCCCCTTGATCAAACTCACGATCTCCAGAAAATTCATCATTAAATTTCTCTACCGTCTCGTTATATGTGTTCACGATCTTACCTTCGGTATCAGCAAACTTATTCACAGTAGACGCGAGCCCATTAAGCTGTATACGTTCTGCTTCAAGCGTAGCGGAACGTTCTGCAAGCCTTGCCTGCTCTGCTTGGAGCTTTGCATACTCTTCCGAAGGCGCACCCCCTTCTTTATTATATCGTTCCACAGTAGCGCTAAACACTACACTGTCTGTATTAAGTTGGGCAGAATGCTTGTCATACAGCCTTAGAGCAACATCGTATACATTACGAGCATCCTCATATTTCTGTAATAATCCCTCTCGGCTTTCGGAAGTCTTTTCTAATGATTGCGTAATAGCTTTTGCCTTATCGGTAGTTGCCTGGCGCTCATCATACGTAAGGTTGATCGTAAACTTCGACGCAGGATCATACACAAAAAGTTCTTTGCCTATCTGCTCCTCCCACTTCCGTTCCGCAAGAGCTATGTCTTTCAAGAATGTTTCTTTTGGTAGCTTGAAACGCGGATCAAGATCGCCAATAGAATATGTAATAGGTTTTGCACATGGTGCAGGAAATAAGACTATAACAGCTCCTGCAAATATGGCTGCTATAATACTTGCTGAAATCAGGCCTCGCAAAAATGCATGCATATGAAGTACGATACACCCTATGGAATCCCAAAAGAAATATTGGAATATTGACCCAGCATCAGGAGCACTACTGCAATCCCTGATTCATACCCATAAACCACAGAATATTCTTGAAGTAGGCACCTCAAACGGATATTCCGCAATCCTCATGGGAAACGTTGCGAAGAGCTATGGCGGACATATAAAAACAATAGAATTCTTTGGAGAGCGAGTTCAATTAGCACGGGAGAATATACAAAAAGAAGAATTGTCAGAAACAATTGAAGTGCTGCAAGGAGATGCGCTGGAAATACTGTCGCGTTTTCTCCCCCTGCCCGAGGGGGAGTTAGAGGGGGTGGGAGTGTTCGACTTCATTTTTCTCGACGCAGCAAAAGAAGAACATGCAGACTACTTTAAATTCGCAATGCAATTAATGCCGCTTGGTGGCATTATCGTTGCCGACAATACCATTTCTCACAAAAATAAACTGTCAGAGTTTTTTGAAAAAGTGTAAAACGAACCGCGAGCAGACGCACTGAATCTAGAAATCGGATCGGGCTTAATGGTGATCACTGTGCAGCCACAACGTCCACAAGCCGTAGCTCCAAGCTTTCACGACCACGGAATGCGTTAACACCAATAGATGCCAACACGTCCACCGTTTCTGGTAGCTTTTTCGCCTTCTCACCTAGCCCAAACCCGATTGCATCAATTTCCCTATCGCCAACTAGCATTTTTGCCTTGATATGATCATTTTGTTTTCCTACGGTCCGCATTTCAAATACACGCAAACCCTTAATCATAAACACGGGCCGTGGGTTTGCTTCTCCGAATGGTTCAAATTTATCCAGCATATGCGCAACTTCCCACGAAACAAGATATTGAGAAATATGTGCGTCCGCATGGTGCATAGGCTCGGACCCGCCGTCGCCAAGGCTTTGGCGGGCAATGAAATACTCGTGTAGCCCTTCTTGCATCTTTTTAAAATTCTCCGGCATCACAGAAAACCCCGCAGCACCTGAGTGGCCTCCTAGTTTCATCGTATGTGTGCGAACTGTTTCAAGGGCCTGCAGCACACTCGCACCACCTCCGGAGCGCGCTGATCCAACACCGTGCGTTGCATTTGGAACTCCTCCCACTACAAATGCGGGTTTTGCAAATGTAGTTGCAAGCCGGCCTGCAACCAACCCTACAATTCCCGCCGGCCAATCGGTGTTGGCAACAAATACAAATGGGAGCGATGGGTCAACCTGAGCCATAGCGTCATCTACAATAGATTTACTTACCGCCCTACGCTGGGTATTTAAACTGACAAGCGCTTTTACGGCTACTCGGGCCTCCTCGGCCGTACTTGCAAGAAGTGCATTCAACGCTGATTGCGGATGCCCAATTCTTCCTGCTGCGTTCAGGAGCGGAACGATACGAAATGCAATATCTTCTGCAGAAAATGAAGTTGGATTAATTCGAGATTCCTGAAATAAAGCAGCCAGTCCAAGGCGGCGGGTAATAGGTAGTACCTGTTTTCCAAAATGTACGATTGCACGGTTCTCACCCAACAGCGGCATCACGTCCGCAACGGTGCCAATCATCGCCAAATCAAGTAGCCATTTCTCCCGATCTGGATCTTTTGTGTATGGAGAGTCGGGATGCCGAAGCAATGCTTGTGCAAATTTCCACGCAGTCCCTGCCCCGCACAAATGCCCCCAACCATACGATCCTTTCGGATGACGTGGATGTAGAATAGCAAACGCTTCAGGAAGTACTTTCGGAATTTCATGATGATCGACGATAATAGCATCTTTGCCAGCGTCTTTAAGTGCTGCAATTTCTGCCGCATTGCTTACTCCGCAATCCACTGTAATAAGGAGGTCAAACTCCGCCTGCATTCTGGTAAGTGCTGCGCCACTTACGCCGTATCCGTCATCATACCGATGCGGTAAAAAAGGAATCACGTTTGCTCCAATATCCGACAATACCGATACCATAATTGCGGTTGAGCAAATCCCATCCGCATCATAATCCCCATACACCAAAATCCTCTCCTTATTCTTTACCGCTCGCATCACGCGCTCAGCTGCTCTGTCCATATCATACAAATCATGCGGATTATGAATAGTATCTGCGTACGAAGGCGCAAAAAAAGATTCTCGCGCATCTGCAGATACGTTTCGTGTAGACAAAAGAACCTCAAGTAGCTTATCTTGATCGCCTATCTCCCCAGTTTCCCCTCCTCGTATATTCCAGGTCAGCTGATTCACAAGCTTACCTTCTGCCTGGATGCATACTCCGATATATTGTGCGTATGATCCACATGCGTTTCCATCTTTTTCAAGAGATCAATAATGGCAGAGTATTGCGTAATGATATTTGAGACGTCTCGCTGTACGCCTTCATGCTGTTGCACAATATATGCCAGACGAAGCCAATAGTCCGCTTCAATTGCCTGCATGCGAGACTCTTCTACGTTTTTTCGAAAATCAACTTCCGACTCAGACGCTGTTGCACGCACTAAAAACTTACCTACGTTCATCGCCGCATGTAAGAGCCCTTCTTGTAGAACAATGCCACCAGAATCTTTTTCAATCGTATCCGCTAAATGCACAACATCTTGGGTGACCTGAAAAATACGGTCCCAAAGCTCTGCTTGGCGACGCTCCCATACGGCGCGATGTTCCGAAGGATCCATGGGGATAAGTATAGCATAAAAAAAGAAGACCGTACCGGAGTGAACCAGTACGGCCAGAAATCGAACTATCGCTATGGGATTCCTTCGACGAACAAAACGATGAACGCATTTGTTAGGCGGAACTCATCAGGGTCTACTCCCATCTGCAAGCACCCTCTGCGAGCCATGAACGGAAGTGCCTTCCTCACCTCTACAAAATAACTTGGGTGAGATCCTCGCGGCACAATATCTTGCACCGTGAAAGGTTTCCAGCATTTCCACTTCTTGCAACGCTTGAGAATGAGTTTCAGAATTTCCACTTCAAGAGAAGGTAGCGACGCTTCCAGATTAGCCTTTTTGAGATTAATACAGTTTGGAGAAACTGCATACAGCAAAAGATTCTTTAACTTGCCCGGAACTGTGCGAGTAGCCTGTCCCCGCTTGGTCGACGTGGATTTTTTCATCATGATCTTGCTCCATTGCTTCAAGAAAAGAACCTAGCCCTTACGTGGGCTAACTGGTATATGTAAACCTATCTATCCACCAAGTCAAACCCTCACAATAGTTCAATACCATGGAAACACCTACCCCATTCCAAGGCTTCGCCTTGGAATTGCGTCCTTATGGCTTATCTTCATCAATATCAATGAGTAGATGATAGTTATCATCAAGTGATTGCTCATAATCTGCTTGATCCAAGACAAACTCACGGTATTCTTTTTTCTGTATCATTTCTCCTAATAGTTCAGGATGGCAAGTAGGTTTATTCGTTGACCTAGAAACGCATTCATTCAGAGACGACCATCGGTACTCAAATGGATCTTTTATAAGATGTGCAGCAAACGGATTCAAATGGATATATCGAGTTACATGAAGAAACTGCTCATCTGCATCAACAAGCACCGCTTTAAATGGATGCACAAAGAGAGAACCTGAGCGTTCTGATCGTTTATTAAAATACATTGCATAGCTCGTAAGCAGCCTCTGCATGTATATAGAAATACCATGGTCGATATTTTCTTTCAGAAGCAAGTGAAAATGATTATTCATTAAACAATAGGAAAGAATGTCTACAAGCCCTTCACCAGAAGACGTAATCTCTGACTTTTGTTTGAGCTTCTGAGCAACGGAGAAGCTTTGAATTTGCCCTTGAGGTAAACAATGTATTAGTAAAGAAAGAAAACGAATACGATCAGCGTCATACAGGAAGATTTTGCGCTTCTCTACACCACGAGTAAATATGTGATATATCTCACCGGGTGCAAAGTCTACATATCTATACCCCATATAATATGAGTATACGCCAAATAGACGCAATTCCAAGGATAAGCCTTGGAATTGATTGGAATTGATGTGCTGAATATCATGTAAAAGAAAAGCGCACGACGTATGGGAACGTGTGCGCAATAGAATAGGGTCTCATTCTCGTTGAAGAGACTTTGTACTCTCCCAAAAAACGAGCGAGAACCAGGGCATCATCGGAAATTGCAATGTCGTGATGACTGCAAACCATAACCTTCCCCATTTCTGCCAGAATGATTGGTAGGAATCACCCAACGACGTACGAAAGATCATCCAATATTCCCAGACGGAGAAGCAAAGACTAACTGCAATCCAAATGAGACCTATGTGTCTTGATTGCGGGTCTCGCAGGAGCTCAGTAAGAATAGCCCAGCAAAAAAAGTTGATGACCAGAGACATGATTTGGCCTCTTTCTAAAGAGAGTTAACTTCCTCCTTGGTGAGATAGGCTCCGGATCCCTGATTTGCCCCGAACGCTTCCTTCGCTTGCTCAAAGCCTGCTTGATGCTCTTGGCAGGTAGAAATCCTCGTGTCACACGATTGCCCCTCCACAACACCCCCAGGATTCTTCCAGAAAGCAAAGAAGTCAACAATTACTCTTCCACCAGGACAATCAGGGTTATAGCACCAGACACGGTCGTCTGGTGACGGAGCGTTGCAATCCGAATACCTGATCATTTGTCCGTTTTGACCCTTAAAAGTTAACATTGGTGCCCCTTTTGAAAAGAACTCTTGATTTCCCCATGTTGCTGACCACAGCAACACTAATATCTACCACAAGAATCTTAAAAAATCAACTCAAAACGTCACATTCTGGCGCGGAGGAGCAAACGTCACACCCTCTGCAGCACGTTCATAGTGCGGGGTTTGGTGTTCCAAAAACTTCTGCAGCGTATGGGCCATGGGCGCCTGCGTTTCATCTTCTATCTGCAGTAATCGGTTGTACTTACTCGTTCTATCCGACCGAGACGGCGCACCCGTCTTAATTTGCCCTGCACCTACTGCAACGGCAAGATCGGATATAAATGTATCTTCGGTTTCTCCTGAACGATGCGATATAACAGGGTTATGCCCTGCTTCTTGCGTAATTAAAATTGCCTGGAGCGTTTCCGTAAGAGACCCAATCTGATTTGGTTTAATAAGAACGGAATTGGTTGCATGCTTTGCAATACCCTCTTTAATACGAGTGGTATTCGTGACATAAAAATCATCTCCTACAATCTGCACCGCATTCCCGTTATTCTCTACAAACTGAATCCAATCTCCCCATTGGTCTTGTTCAAACGGATCTTCAATCGAAATAATCGGATACCGTTCGCGCCATTGTTTAAATCGAAATGCTAAATCGTTTGCATGTAAAAGCGCGCCATCCAGCATGTAGCCTTTTTGTTCTGCATCGTAAAATTCTGATGCGGCAGCATCTATTCCCAAGTACACATCTACGCCTGGAATATACCCTGCTTGTTCAATAGCATGGATCATCAACACAAATGCATCCTCACTACTCTTAAGCTTTGGCGCAAACCCACCCTCATCACCAACTTCTGTTCGAAATCCTTCTTTTAAAAGCAATTCTTTTAATGCGTGATGAATTTCAACTCCCATACGGAGCGCCGTTTGAAAATCCTTCGCACCTACCGGCAATACATGATATTCCTGAATTGAAAGGCCGTTACTTGCGTGCATGCCGCCGTTAATGAGGTTCATCTGCGGTACCGGCATGAGCGGCTTTCTTTTTGGAAACAACTGGGCAAGATATAGATACAAAGGCAATCCTTGAGATGCCGCTTCTGCCCGAGCACATGCCAGAGATACCGCAAGAATCGCATTTGCCCCGAGCTTTCCTTTATTCGGCGTGCCGTCTAATTCCATCATCCTCCTATCTAGCTTAGTCTGATTTGCCGTATCTTGCCCTACAAGCGCTGCCTGAATTTCTACGTTCACATGCCCCACAGCCTGCTTGGTACCTTTACCAAAATATCGTTTTTCTTCGCCATCTCGGAGCTCGACTGCTTCGTGAATTCCCGTAGAAGCACCAGAAGGCACCATTGCAGATCCGATTGCACCACCTTCGCACAGCACCATTGCCTGCACCGTAGGAGTGCCTCTAGAATCTATGACTTCACGGCCAATGATTTTTTCTATCTTTGCCATACGCTACATTCCCTGCCTACCGGCAGGCAGGTTGAGTGGTTCTAAGCCAGGCATTCGCTTGCCTTCCAAGAACTCAAGCATTGCCCCTCCGCCTACCGATACGTGATTAAACGATGGAACTTTTTTCATTTTTTCTAATACATTTACCGTATCTCCGCCACCAATAACACGATACGCGCTATGCGTTGCAAGAAAATCCACAAGAGACTTTGTACCTTGCGTATACGCATCCACCTCTACTCTGCCTACAGGCCCGTTCCAGATAATCGTCTTTGCGCCTTCACATGCAGCTTGAATTTGCGCAATTGATTTCGGACCAATATCCCACACATTCCCTACAGTCTCTGGAATATTGCCTGCATCTATAGTTTGCATATACGAACCATCATCGTTCCCAATCACAATATCTGATGGGACAATAATCTTATCTGCATATGATTCCAATAAATGCTTTGCGACTGCAATTTCATCGGCAGGGTACGCGTCCGCTTTCAAAATTCCTTGCGCTGCTAAAAATACGTTTGCGATCTTACCCCCCACACACATCTTGTCGACTTGCGACAACAAAAACTCGAGAATCCCAATCTTGGTCGTGATTTTCGCGCCACTTGTAATTGCAATATATGGGTGCTCTGGACGTAACCGAAGACGAGAGAGTACATCTACCTCCAACACCGTACGCCGCCCAGCCGCACTCGGAAGCTTAGTCGGCAAAAGAGATACGGACGTATGCGCACGATGCGATACACTGAACGCCTCATTTATATACGCATCTGCACACGATGCCATTTCTTGCGCAAATCCTTCATTGGGAGATGTTTCGCGCTGATCAAGGCGAACGTTCGGAAACAACGCTACTTCACCCTGCTCCATACCCTGCACAATAGACTCCACCTGCGAACCATATAATTTAGGCAAGCACCGCACATCTTCTTGCAACATACGACGAAGCCGCGTAGCAATTACATCCATCGAAAGGACGCCATCATCTTCGCCTGGCCTACCCAGATGCGCCATTAGAAGCACCTTACATCGTGCTTGGCGAAGTTCTTGAATCGTAGGGAGCGCAGCCTCAATTCGAAAATCTTCGGTTGCATCAATCACGCCGTCGTCTCCTGCGCTTACATTAAAATCAACGCGAACAATTACCCGCTTACCCCCAAGCGGAACATCGTCCATAGTACGCAAGTTCCAGTTGGATTGCATATAGGCTACGTTTTTCCTACTGCGAGTACTTGCTCAATCAGCCTATTGGAATATCCCCACTCGTTGTCGTACCACGCCATTACTTTTACTAAGTTTCCACCAACTACACGCGTGAGCGGCAAGTCGACAATCGCAGAATGTGGGTCTCCAATAAAATCACTGGAGACGGCTTCAGAGTCACTCACTGCGAGCACCCCTTGATACATTGGATTATCAACTGCTTCCGTAAAGGCGTTATTCACCTCTTCAACCGTCACATCGCGAGATACCACACACGTAATATCGGACATAGAAACTACAGGCACAGGAATACGAAGCGATATACCATCAAACTTACCTTTGAGTTCTGGAATTGTAAGCGTTGCAGCAATTGCAGCACCCGTTGAGGAGGGAACCATATTAATTGCAGCTGCCCGTCCACGGCGGAAGTCGCCTTTTGCAGGACTATCTACAAGACTCTGCGTGGCAGTATATGCATGGGCGGTGGTAAGCAGCGCCTTTTCAACACCGAACACATTATGTAGCACTGCCATAACCGGAGCTGCGCAATTCGTTGTACACGAAGCATTGGACACGATGTCTTTTCCGGCAAGCTGATCGTCGTTTACTCCCATTACCACTGTTGCTATTCCTTCACTTTTTGTAGGGGCAGATACCACAACATGCTTTGCGCCTGCAGTAATGTGCTTACATGCACCATCCTCTTCGGTAAAAAATCCGGTTGATTCAATAACCACATCAACCGCCATCTCTTTCCACGGAAGATTAGCTGGGTCTTTTTCTTGCAATACCGTAATCTTTTTTCCACCTACAATAAGGCAGTTGCCTTCTACCTGAACATCGACCCCGTAGCGCCCATAAACCGAATCAAACCGAAGCAGATAAGCTAAATTCTCGATATCTCCCAAATCATTAATTGCGACAACGTTTGCATCCTCATGCGAGAGTGCAATTTTGAGCGCTGCGCGCCCGATTCTTCCAAATCCATTTATTGCAATAGTGATTGGCATAGTTTGTATACTACACCAAAAAATAATCTTATTACACACTGGTTTTTGTTTGTCCACAGGCCTTCGCTGAAGCTACGGCCTGCAAGGCAGTCCACTGTCATTCCGGCCTCCGAGCCGGAATCCACGTCGTCACCCTAACCTCACCCAGCCTCTCCTTCGTAAGGAGAGGAGCCGACGACGCTTTCTCCCCCTGCCGGAGGGGGAGTTAGAGGGGGTGGGAGATTCCCTTTCCTTTGTAATACTTCATCGTATTTTTGAGCTTCTCCCAATCACCTTTATCCGTTAAATATCGCACTGCCCAATAGTGCCATTCACTGTATGTTGGTATCCGCCCGTACACTTCCAAAAAGATTCCGTTTAGCGGTTGTAATTTTTCAATCGCGACTTTGCGCAATTTTAATTTTTTCGCAACTTTCTTCGTTGTAGCTCCTAGCACCTTCCCTTTCTTCGCAGTTTTTATTTCCGTATCACGTCCAGGGCAACAATCTTTTTCGTCTCCTTTGCCCTTCGACTCGCTCCGCTCGCTCAGGGTAAACCCTTCAGGATTATCACTTTTAATTTCAGAAACAGTAGCCA